>Cobain_p1__coassemble_1865_pt1 | contig 10061 bp, 6 predicted proteins | sample Cobain_p1__metabat2_high_PE_036 | metagenome-assembled genome bin Cobain_p1 | reverse complement strand
CCACCTTTTAATGCGAGTTCTACTGTTTCATCCATTGGATTACATCCATCAATTCCACGCATATTCGGTGTGATTGGATCTGTGATTTCATTGACATCATTCCCTTCAAAACGAATGGCTGTTTCTTCCATACCTAAATGGCAATGGCTTTCAACTAAACCAGGAAATACATATAAACCATTTAGATCTTGTACATCTTCTCCTTCATTAGCTGTTAAATCTTTTCCTATTTCTGTAAATACACCCTTATCGATTTTAAAATCACCTACAAAAGGGTCTTGTTCCATTGTATAAATGGTTGCGTTCTTGAATAACATATAATCACCTCTAGAATATATTGTATCATGTAATGTAAAAAATTACATATAATATGAAAATAATTTGTAAATAAAACTCGTTTGTCTTTCATAACCTTATTCTATATAATGATTTGGGTGAGTTTATGGCAAAGAAAAAGAGAAAAGTAAATACGAAACGAATCGCAATTGTCGCGTTGATTCCAGTCGTTTGTATCGCATTAATGATTGCGAATTTTACAAGTATTCGTTTGAGTATTAAAGGGTATCACAAAGAAGATAAAAAGGTTGTATTAGAATTAGAGAAGGAAGATATTAAAGATATCTTGCAGTATGATCAAATCATTAATATTTCAAAGTGGGATAAAGTAAAGAATGATGCACATTACTTGTTGTATGATGAGTATTACAGGGCTTCTAAAAAGAGCGTAAAAAAAGTGGTGTATTATATTGACTCTTACTATGAAAGAATGGAAGATTTGAATTATTTAGGGTATACAAAAGATATTTTGTTTAAGAATTCAGATGTATATACCATTTCAAATTTGGATACATTGATTTCAGCAAGAGTACCTTATAAAAAGGCAAAGAAATATTTGGCGATTAAAGGGGCACAAATCAAAGATATCAAGGAATATGTGGATTCTGGATTAAAGCCTTTAAAAGCTGTATTAACCGTTTCTTATCCAGGCATTGATTCAAGTAAGCGTGATGATCGTACATATACCATTGAGGATCCCTCAAATATGTTGGTTTTAATTAAAAATGGTTTTAGTGTTCCAAGTGATTATGTACCAAGTGATTTAAGAGATGTAAATATTCCTTATCAAAGTGAAGTGGGGCAATTAAGAGATGAAGCGGCAACTGCCCTTGAAAATATGTATAAGGATGGCTTGAAACAAGGTTATAGTATTGCAATCAAGAGTTCGTATCGTTCTTATGACACACAATTAGCAGTATATAATGAATATTTTGCGATGTATGATGCGGCTTATGCGGCAAGTTTAGTTTCGATTCCAGGATCAAGTGAACACCAATGCGGATTGAGTGTGGATCTAACAAGTCAAAGTGTAATGGATGGAACGTATGGGACATTTGGCGAAACATCAGACTATAATTGGGTTGAAGAAAATGCCTATAAATATGGATTTATTTTGCGTTTCCCAGAAAATACGGGAGCCCGTACAGGAGCTACCAATGAGCCATGGCACTTTAGATATGTAGGGAAAGAAGCAGCTAAAGAAATTCATGATAAGGGATGGATCTTAGAGGATTATATTGAACATCATGGATTTACATACAATTTGCATTTGAATTGACGAATATAAAGGGATTAGTTTATGCTAACTACGGTGATGATTATGTGGTTAGGATTACTAATTCCTTTTTTTGGAACGACTTTGGGTTCAGCCGTTGTGTTCTTTGTCAAAAATAAAAAGAATGAACTTTTGTCTAGATGCTTTTCCGGTATTGCCTCAGGTGTTATGGTGGCTGCAAGTATTTGGTCTTTATTGATTCCAGCGATGGAACAAGAAAAGAATATTTTGGCCATTGTGCTTGGCATATTCTTAGGAGCTTTATTACTGCTTTTCTTAGATTGTATTGTACCTCACATGCATCCTGGAACAAATGATGAAGAGGGAAAAGAGTCGCATCTAAAGAAAACGACAAAACTAGTTTTTGCGGTTACTTTGCATAATATTCCAGAAGGTATGGCCGTAGGTATTGTACTAGCACATGCGATTCAAACAGGAAATCTCTTTTCGAGTTTAGCTTTATCTATAGGGATTGCGATTCAAAACTTTCCCGAAGGTGCTATTCTTTCTTTGCCATTAAAGAGTAATGGCTATTCGAAACATAAGGCATTTTTGGTAGGTGCCTTATCGGGGATTGTTGAACCTGTATTTGGCTATGTTACAATTTTGTTTTCAAATTGGATCCTACAATGCTTGCCACTTTGTTTAAGTTTTGCGGCAGGCGCTATGTTGTTTGTTGTGGTTGAAGAGCTTGTTCCTGAAATGGCACAAGGAAAACACTCGAATCTTCCAACACTTTCTTTCTTGTTTGGATTTTGTATCATGATGATATTGGATGTGGTTTTAGGATAAGCTTTCATTTTTTTCAGAAAAGAGTTAAAATTATTTTACATAATGTAGAAGACCAATTGGAATTCTGCATTTTCTTTTGGGAAGGGTGAAGGCGTTGGAAAGTACAGATTTATTAAAGGGAAGTATATGGAAGTCGATTTTGATTTTCTCTTTACCATTACTGGTTGGGAATTTATTTCAACAATTATACAATACAGTCGATTCGTATGTGGTAGGAAACTTTGTCAGTTCACATGCCTTAGCAGCTGTAGGACAATCCACTTCTATTATTAATATGTTGGTTGGATTCTTTATGGGATTATCAACAGGTGCTGGTGTTGTGATTGCACAATATTTTGGAGCTAAAGAAACAAAAAAGATGCAGGATTCGATTCATACATCTTTAGCTTTAACTTTAGTTTTATGTGTCTTATTCACAATATTGGGTATTGCTCTATCTAAACCCATTTTAGTCATGATTGGTTCGCCTAAAGAAGTTTTACCTTTGGCTGTGATTTATCTACAGATTTATTTTGCGGGTGTATCCTTTTCATTAATTTATAATATGGGAGCCGGTATTTTAAGAGCTTTAGGGGATAGTAAAAATCCATTGATTTACTTAGTTGTATCCAGTTTAGTGAATATTGTTCTAGACTTTGTGTTTGTGATCTACTTTCATTTAGGTGTTGCTGGTGTGGGTATTGCGACAACTTTGGCACAGCTCGTTTCAGCCATTCTAGTTATGTGCGAGTTAATACATACAGATAAAGATTATAAGGTATATATTTCTAAGATTCGTTTTTCAAAGCCAATTCTATCAAGAATTATTTCAATAGGAATTCCGGCAGCTCTACAAAATAGTATTGTTTCTTTTTCCAATGTGATTGTTCAATCGTATATTTCTAAATTTGGATCGGCTGCTGTTGCAGGATATAGTACAACTACAAAACTAGATGGTTTCTTGCAGCTACCAATTCAAAGCTTCTCGATGGCCATCACAACATTTGTGGGACAGAACTATGGAGCTCAAAACTATAAGCGTGTAAGAAAAGGCTTGTATACAACATTATTGATGTGTGAAGTTATTATCGCATTAGGAGCTTTCTTGATTTATACAAATGGAGAGTTCTTAGTCGGATTGTTCTCACAAGATAAAGATGTGATTGTAGCTGGTGTGACTATGATTTCTGTCTTTGCGCCAGGCTATATCTTCCTTCCTTTATCCCACATTACGGCAGGTGCTTTAAGAGGTGTTGGATTATCTAAAGTACCAATGTATTCGATGATTTTATGTTTCGTTATTTTAAGACAAGTCTATTTATTTGTGGCAACACAATTCAGTTTGGAATTAATTACTGTATTCTTGGGATGGCCACTGACATGGATTGTAAATGCAGCGCTATTGATGTGGTATTATCATATATATTCAAAGAAATTAGTTAGAGGCGATATTTATTAGTCGTCTCTTTTTTATACCCTTGAAGTGAAAATGAATAATGGGTATAATGGGTATAAAAGATTGTGGGTGAAGAATTATGGATAATGAGAAAATAATCGAGCATATCGCAGAAATAGAGCGTGAGATTGCCGTTTTACCGGCAGGTGGTGTTTCTAAAAAGAATGTACATGGTAATATTTATTATTATCATAGAATCACTCAGAATGGGAAGCGAATAGAAAAATATGTAAAAGCAGATGAAGTTGATGAACTTATATCGAATATTGAGAAAAGGAAAAAATTAGAAAAGGAATTAAAAAAATTAAAACAATGTATGCCTAAAGAAAAAAATCTTGATTTTAAGACAAAGGTGCTTGTTGGGGATAGATTAAAATCTTTAATTTCAATTATACGAAACTATAAAAAAAGAGAATGTATTCAAATACTTAGAGATTATATCTTCAAAGACATAGCTGATAAAGTATTTATATTGTATGGATTAAGACGAACAGGGAAAACCACATTGATTCGTCAAATTATTTTAGAATTGTCTGAATCTGATTTTAATAAAGCTGCATTTATTCAAATTACATCAAAAGATTCTTTATCCGATATTGATGAAGATCTTAGACTATTAGAAAAAAATGGATATAAATATGTATTTTTGGATGAAGTGACATTGATGGAAGATTTCATTGAAGGGGCTTCTTTATTTTCTGATATATATGCCAGTAGTGGAATGAAAATTGTTCTTTCTGGCACAGATTCACTTGGCTTTGCGTTTTCTAAAGAAGAACAATTATACGATCGATGCATAATGCTTCATACAACATTTATACCCTATAGAGAATTTGAAAATGTACTTGGTATATATGGGATTGATGAGTATATACGGTATGGAGGGACAATGAGTCTTGGTGGAATTAATTATAATGCAAGCACACCATTTTCAAATATTAAGGATACAGAAGAGTATATTAATACGTCAATTGCGAAGAATATCCAACATTCCTTAAAGATGTATCAATATGGTGGTCATTTTCGTCAACTTTTAGATTTATATGAAAAGGGAGAGCTTACGAATGTGATTAATCGAGTAGTAGAAGATATGAATCATAGATTTACTAAAAGTGTTGTAGAAAGTACATTTAAATCTCATGATCTAGGGGTTACTGCCAATAATTTGTTGAGAGATAGAGTGGATCCAATAAATATTCGAAAACATATGGAACTAGATAAGGTTACTCTGGGAATAAAAAACATGCTTGATATTTTAAATAAGGAAGAACAAAGTATTGATATTAGTGATGTGCATATGACTCAAATTAAAGAGTATCTGGCAATATTGGACTTAATAAAAGAAATAGATTTAGAATATTTACCAGAAGTAAACCAGAAGAGTAAAATTGTTGTTGTTACACAACCTGGTTTAAGATATGCACAAGCTGAAGCTATTGTTGAGAATCTTCTTTTAGACGAAAAATTCCAAGAATTAGATATCCAAAAAAGGACACATATTTTAGAACGTTTACTTAGTGAAATTCGTGGCAGAATGATGGAGGATATAGTTCTTTTGGAAACAAAACTCGCAAAAAAAGATAAACATGTTTTTAAATTGCAATTTCCAATCGGTGAGTTTGATATGGTTGTGCAAGATCCAAAAACATTATCATGTGAAATATATGAAATAAAATATAGTAACCAACGAGCACGTGAACAATATCGACATATAAATGATGAAGAAAAATGTGCGATGACGATACATCGATATGGCAATATCACAGGACGTTATGTTATTTATCGTGGAGAAAATACAGAAATGGATTCTATTCAGTACTTAAATGTTGAAGACTACTTAAAAAGTTTGGAGAAAACAAGGTAAGGGGCGAGATTTAGTAGAGTCTCGCCTTTTTTCTTTGTTTCGAATTGGGAATATTTAATTCCTTTCTATATTTTGATATGGTTCTTCTGGATGCGTAGAGTTCCATATTTTCAAGTTCTTCTACAATTTCTTCATCTTGTAGAGGATTTTCTGGATTTTCCACTTCAATTAATAATTGAATGGCCTTTTGAATAGAGTCTTTACTGCTTCCTTTGTGTGTTTTTGAAATAAATAAATCTTTTACAGGATACATATGATCATTAAATTCATAATATTTATCACTCAAAGTCCTAGAAACGGTTGAAATCGAGTAGCCTGATTCTTGAGCAATTTCTTTAAGTGTGCATTCTTTTAAATCATCTTGAAATAGAAAATAATTCTTTTGATGTGTGATCAATATATTTGCGAGTAGAAGAATGGTTTTGTTTCGACGATTGATACTATCTATATAAAACTTAGCTTCATTTAAATATTTTTTAGCTTCTTTTGACAATTTTACTTCTTCGCAATGAAGCGATAGATTTCCCATTTCTTTGGGGATGATTTTTAATTGATCTTCATCAATTTCAATTGTGAATTCAGGTAAAGCTAAATTTGTCGTACCTTCTGTGTCATATTCACTGCAAGGAAATGGATTGCACTCTTGCATGTGAGCTAATTCATCAAATACAGATTCATAAGGTATATCTAAAGATTCAGAAATTGTATAGAAATCTTTTTCTTCAAGTTCTTTTGAATAATTCTTTAAAATAGTGTATGCGATTGTATAGCCTTTTTCTTTTAATTGAATCATTAAAGAATCAATACTATTTTTAGCAGCCACACCAATGGGTTCAAAGGTTTGAATGAAAGAGAGTGTTTCTTCAAATTGTGTTTTAGTACATTTTAAGTCCGATAGGACAGTTTGGATGTCTTGATCAAAGAAGCCATGATTATCTAAGGATTCAATAATATAATGGGCAATGGGTTCATTGTATTTTTTAGTGCTTGTATGCAGCTGTAAATAAAGTTCATCCTTTAGACTTGGCTTATTGGAAATGCCTGCTTCAAGATATTGTTGAATATCTTGACTTGGAGTGTATTCTAAAAAAGGATTATTTTGACTGACATTATATAAAAGATCCGATAAAGTCTGTCTATCTTTACTTAATATTTCTAGATGCGACTTTAAACCCGTTGTCATATGGAGTGTTTGTTTGTAGGTATGTGTATAAATCAAATCTTGTTTCATATGTATATATGTTATAACATATTATGGTATAATAATTCAAAAAAAGTGGAGGGGTCGTATGATAGAAAAAATATTGGCATATATTTTGGCATGTTGTAATAATAGTGAATTTGAACAAACAACAGTTGCCTTGATAAGTGAAAATTTAAAGATTAGCCGCTCACAGGTTTCTGTTGTATTAAATAAATTAGTAAAAGAAAATAAATTGATTCGCATTGAATCAAAACCGTTTTGTTTCATTTCGGTTGAATATTTGAAAGAAAAGGGAATTCCTTTTAAAAATAGTTTATATGCGAGTATAGATGATTTATTGTCAAATCAGGAAAAGAAGGATTTTGAAAAACTAGTGGGCATGAATCATTCTTTGGCTCAAACGGTTAAACAATGTAAAGCTACCATTTCATATCCTCCTAATGGATTGCCTATGCTGCTTTATGGGCCTACGGGAACGGGTAAGTCTTTAATTGCGAAACTGACATATGAGTGGGCAAGAAATCAGGGTGTCATTTCAAAAAATGGGCAATTTGTACAGGTAAACTGTAGTGAATATGCGAATAATCCGGAATTATTAACGGCCAACTTATTTGGTCATGTTAAAGGTGCTTTTACAGGGGCTGAAAAAGACAATGAAGGTTTGATTGCGTTAGCAGATAATGGTGTTTTATTCTTGGATGAGGTGCATGAATTAAAGGCTGAATGCCAAGAAAAGTTGTTCTTGTTTATGGATCAAGGTATTTATCATCGTGTGGGTGATAATGAAAAGTGGTATAAGTCTAATGTTCGTATTGTATTTGCGACTACAGAAAATCCGGATAAAGTGCTGTTAAAAACATTAATGCGACGTATTCCAATGACAATCACCATTCCTAGTCTTGAACAAAGAGGTACGCAAGAGCGTATTGAGTTGTTGCATGACATTTTTAGTCAGGAAGAAAAACGTTTAGATTGTCAGATCAAAATAAGCAGTAAAGTGTATAATGCGCTGTTACAAAGTAAGATGCCAGGTAATATTGGTCAATTAAAGAGTAGTGTACAGTCTTGTTGTATCAATTCTTTATTTGATAAGGTCAATGACGAATTAGTGATTCATTTGGATAGTTTGCCTAAAGATCTTTTACAGCAAGTTTATGCGAATCAAAAAACGGTCTTGGACGATGATGAATATATATATGTGGACGATTTGCAAGGGTACTATAACAGTGACAAGATTATTATTGCAAGTATTAATAATGGTACAAAAGAAATTCTTCAATTAAATGATAGCTTGTTGGCGTGTTATCGAAAATATAAAGAGGAACATACAAGCTTGGCGGATTTTATGGCAAAAGAAAAGAATTATGTTCAAAAATATTTTGATAACTTGATCTTTAGAAAGAAAGAATCAAGTCAGGTAGATTATTATAATCGTGGTGTGCAGCATATCTTTAACTTGATTGAATCGCGGTATGGATTAAAAATCACAAATAATGAAACGTTAGCTATCGCATCTTATTTAGATGAGATTCATCATGAATATCATGATTTAAGAAGCTGGTTTTTAAAACATGAAGAAGAATGTGATGATTTATATCAATTGTTGCAGGAAGAATTTTTTAGAGCGACGAATGTATCTTTAGAAATTTGTACGTATTTAAAGTCCTATCTAGAAATGGACATGTATTCCATCATTATTTGTACGTTTATCTTCTATGTTTATAATGTACAAAAAGATTCAAGGCTTTCTCAAAAAGCAGCCGTTGTACTATCACATGGTTTTTCTACGGCTTCTAGTATTGCGGATGCAGCCAATCGTTTCTTAGGACAATATATATTTGATGCGCTAGATATGCCTTTATATATTGATACGACTACAATGATTGAGAAACTGAATCGTTATTTGGATCGTATTGGCAAGGTCAAAGAATTGTATCTATTAGTGGATATGGGTAGTTTGGAAGATATTTATAAAGGTTTGCATATAGAGAATGCGAATATTGGAATTATCAACAATGTGAGTACTCCAATCGCTTTAGAAATTGGAAATGGAATTCGTAATAATGTAGAGATGGAGAGCATATTACAAAAAACGATTGATGCTTTCCGTGTCAATTTTGCGTATCATATTGAAAAGCATCAACAAAAACAGCCAGTCATTCTATGTTCTTGCGCAAGTGGATTGGGTACGGCCAAGAAATTAAAGTCGATGTTGGAGCAATCTTTTCCAGATGGAATCAATTTAGATGTGAAGACGTTGAATTATTCGGAATTGATTGAATTAGGTAAAAAGAACAATGTATTTGAAGAATATGACGTTTTATGTGTACTTGGAACGTTAGATCCAAATATGGAGGACATTCCATTTGTGGGTATTGAAGATTTGATTATTGAAGATACATTTGGTGATTTCAATCAATACTTCAAGGATTATATGGATGAAGAACAGCTGTCTTTGTTTGATAAAAATATTCTGCATAATTTCTCATTGAGTAATATTATGAATGCACTAACGATATTAAATCCGACAAAACTATTAGAGCAGGTTGCCAATGCGATTGATGTTTTACAAAAGTATGTTGGGGTTCGTTTCAGCAATCGAACTTGTTTTGGATTGTACGTACATATTTGTTGCTTGATTGAAAGACTTGTTGTTTCAAGAAATGCTGAGTATGATCCAAGCTCGGATTTCTTAAATGAACACAAAGATTTTGTGGACTATGTTAAGAAGGCGTTTAAGCAAGTAGAAGATTTCTATGGTGTAGATATTCCTACAGAGGAAATGATTCATATTTATAATTATGTGAAGAATAATTAGTAAAGATGAGGAAACTCATCTTTTTTTGTAAACTTATTTCTATGGCACAATATTTGCTTGTATATAAGTGAATGACGTAATACAGAAAGGAGAAAGATGAATGAGTAGAGTAATATTTGCCTCGCATGGAGGATTATCTAAAGGAATGAAAGATTCAGTTTCTATGATCGTTGGAGATTTAGCTAAGGATGTAGAAACATATAGCTTGCTTCCTGGACAAAATCCTGAAGATTTTTATCAAGAAGTTTTGAAAGAAGCAAAAGAAAGTGAAGAACAAATTGTAATCTTGTGTGATATCAAAGGTGGAAGTGTTCACACAGCTTTATCTAAACTTGC